>Ga0076226_126_pt1 | contig 18448 bp, 10 predicted proteins | sample RifGroF1_FD_67850 | JGI IMG/M metagenome (GOLD analysis project Ga0076226, IMG submission 67850) | Parcubacteria (Moranbacteria) bacterium GW2011_GWF1_34_10 | reverse complement strand
TACGAAATAATAATATTGTCCAATTCCAAGATTTGTCCCCGGCGCAAGAGAACCGGTTGGAGCAACTGGCGGAGCCAGTAAGTTTATATTATATCCCGCCTGAGAATTGACCCCCGAAGTACTTGTCGCTCCCCGCACATCCAAAGCATAGCTCGGACTCGTCGTTCCAATTCCGACGTTGCCGCTATTTAATATCGTAAAAGGAGACGTATTTACGACACCATCCCAAGTACGGATTGTATAAGCATTTGTGCTTGCTATGAGACCCGTTTCCCATTGCACATTTGTTCCAGCTGACAATGCACCCGCTTTGTATATCGAAAGAGCAACTCCACTGATTGCTGATCTCTCAACTAGAATACTGGACTCTGCTGTAGTACTATACACATTAAGCAATTTTCCCGGGCTCGTTGTTCCAATGCCGACGTTACCATTAAAATAGCCACTTCCTACTTGAATATTTCCCCAATTATCAGCGCTGTTTAGATAGCGAAATTCTCCTGCATCAGTATAAAATCTGTTTTTCCCAGCAACACTAGTTCCAACAATTAATCCATCGCCACCACTAGTATAAATAGGTCCATTCACCTCAAGTTTGTATCCTGGACTTATCGTTCCGATTCCTACGTTGCCATCACCAGATATAACAAATTTAGTGCCACCATCTGTAATATTGGCTGCACCAGATATTCTAAATAATCCATCAGCCTGAGATCCTCCTACAGACCAAGTATTGTAATTTGTTGAATATGTTGTAAATCGATCATTACTATCCCCGACTCCGTTTCCAATCCTTATATTTCCACCTGATACATGTAATTTATCCAATGGACTCGTCGTTCCAATTCCGACGTTGCCGCTTGTTAAGATTCTCATGGCTTCGCTATTATCTGGCTTAAAGATAATGCTGCCGCCACTTCCACTCCAACTACTTGCAACTGTTCCAATAGTAAAACTAGTAAGACTTCCCGTGGCTCTATTCATGGTCAAAGATGTATTAGAAATTTCTAGATGTGCTGTTGAACCTGCCGAAACACCATCAATTTTGATTCCAGCACTTCCATTGTCTGCACCGATTAGAACTTGAAGCGGTGCACTTGGAGCACTATTGCCAATCCCCACTCTTCCATTCACATTATCCACAAATAATGTCGTGCCAACTTGCAATAAATGACTCGGCGTTACCGTCCCAATTCCGACGTTGCCTTTCAAAATAGTCTTTGTTATTGAATCATTTCCCAAAACTACCGAATTAGAACCTACTCCTGTTGCTGACGCTCCAATCACAATTTCATTAGTGTCTCCGTCAGCTAGAGCCATGGTGTTGTATCCCAGGTAAACTGAGTCGTGAGAGGTAGCATTGGCAGTAGAACCTCCAGTGATATACGCCCCAGCTTGATAACCGACACCTACGTTAGAACTAGAATTTATAGTATGACGCAAAGCAGAAAATCCCGTAGCGACATTATAGTTTCCACCAACATTATTTCTTAAAGCCTCTTGCCCCAACGCCATATTAGCAAGTCCAATAGTATTGGAAGATAGAGCAAGTCTACCAATGGCGGCATTTATATATCCCGTGGTGTTATTTTGAAGAGCGCCTTCCCCTATTCCAATATTATTTGATGCTTGATAAGTAAAAATAGCCGTACTTCCTGTTGTTAAATTACCAGAATTTTTTCCGATGAATATGTTATTACCTGTCGGTGTCACTGTTCCATTGTTTCCATAACTAAAATCATGTATAAAAGGAGCTGACCCTTTATAGATAATTCCGTAAGGATTGCCTGAATTATAAGTTGTGCTTGGCAAGAGGAAATTCTTGGTGATTTCAAGTTGTTGGTTTGGGGAAGTTGTTCCGATTCCAATATTACCCATTGAATCAATTCGCATTCTTTGTGCACCTGCAGTATTTAAAGAAATAGCTGTTCCGGCGTCCGTAGGACCGAAAGAAACCAAGGAGCCGGAGCGTGATAAAGTGGTTACATTAGCTAAACGATATACACCCGTTGATGTATTGATATCTCCAGCAACATCAAGCAAATAATTCGGACTCTCCGTTCCAATTCCCACATTGCCGGAGGTTGTCAACGTCAAGCCAGTTGTAGTGGCGCTTCCATTCCAATAAGAAAGTTTTATGCCCCCATCTCCGTGAACTCTTGTTACTGTTGATTCTCTTTTAAAATAGTTTACGCTACTACCAAAATATATATTTGTCGGGAAAACCATTGAATCATTATCAGTTACTATTTGCGGTCCGTAATTTGGAGAAACACTCCAATCTTTGACGGTGAAATAGTTATTTGCACCACTCCATCTTAAACCTGTTCCACTATCTTTTATGTCCAATGTATAGCTTGGCTCCGTCGTTCCGATTCCGACGTTGCCATAACTATCAATTCTCATTCTCTCTGTTGGAATTTCTCCATGCCCTGTTTTAAATCTAAGATCCCCAACGTTAACCCCAATGTCATTTCCTGTTCCTTCAATTGATGATCCATAAGCAAGATAATCCACACTATTGCTTGAGAATCTTATTTCTCCATATGTTGAATTGTTATTGCTAGAAAGTCTTATTTTTCCACCTGTAGTTAATGCAAACACATCCAATTTACTATTTGGACTTTCTGTTCCAATCCCGACGTTTCCATTTATTTTGATACGCATAAGTTCAGATATACCAAGTTGACCTATGGTAAAATCACCCGTAGTTTCTTGGGTTGCGATAATACCACCGATAACGTCAGTAGTGTACGCAGAATTCTGCATCACGATACCGCCTTTTAAAGCACTATCGCCATAGAGATGCAATTTAGCTTGCGGACTTGTCGTTCCGATTCCGACGTTGCCGTTCTGCAAAAATGCAACTTTTGTTACACCACTCGCTTGCAAATCAAGAATATCTCCAGTGGAACCTGAACTCATTTGATTGATAACTAAAGTGGGACTTGAATCCGCCTTTAATCTAGAGATTACAGTACCGGTTGTATTTGTTTGAATCTGCGCATTATTCCAATCCGCACTATTCCTTAAAGCTCCATAAAGTGTTGGAGCACTAAGTCCTGATGACGCGACCACCATGCCATCATCCCGCACACTCATTGTTAAACTCCCTGCAGAGTCCGTCGCCTTGATTGAGTATGTTGATGTTGTATTTCCGTTACCTTTAATTTCTAGACGAGCGGTAGGACTCGTCGTCCCAATCCCCAAATTACCGCCCACAAGTCTTGCAAGTTCTGCACCATCTACTTCAAAAGCAATTCTCGTAGCTGCAACACTATTACCTGTATCAGCTGAAAGAGTGAGATGTGAACCATTTGAGCTAACAGTACTATATCCACCATCACTATCTTCCATTCGGAAAACTGGATTAGCAGAATAAAGATGAAGCAAAGAAGCTGGATTCGTCGTTCCGATTCCAACATTGCCAGAGTTTATATAACTATTATTACCATTAGGATTTAATAAAATATTACTTCCAATTTTTAATTCACCTGACCTCTCTAATCGCATAATTTCAGGCAAACTTGTCGGCTCTCCTGATACAGCACCAGTTCTCCAAGAGAAACCGCCCACCGTTGCGTGAGCAGCAACAAAAGTATTATCGGCATTGGCATAATTATAAGGTTGCCAGAATGTATATCCTCCTGCCCCCTTAATAACACCAATAGATCCATCCATAATAAATGCTGCAGTATACCCCCCGCCTCTCTGAATCGATAAAGTTCCCGCTGTCTCATTTTGGTAACCAACATTAAGAGTATTTCTAATATCCAATTTGTATTCTGGACTCGCCGTTCCAATTCCGACGTTGCCACCAGTTACAGTTACCGCTCTGGAGCCTCCATTATTTATAGCAAAAGAGGTGCTATTTGAAAATAACATTGAACCTGAATTTGTAACCATCAAATCATTGCCAATCTGCCAGTTTGTATATCCTCCTGTTGTAGTATTAACCATTCTAAACAAATCACTTCCGGCTGATTCGACTTGTAGTTTATAAGTTGGACTCGTCGTGCCAATTCCGACGTTGCCAGCAAAGTAACCATTTCCAGTATTTGAAACATTAAATTTACTTGCGCCTCCCACTTGAGCATCCATCAAGTATTGCACTCCACTTCCGATGGAAATTTCAGTTCGATTAATAAGAAGATCGGTGTTGGCAGCTGTGCTTGAAACTTGGTTATAAGATGGGGATAATTTTAAACCGAATATATTTCCGCTAGTATGTGTAAATGCTCCTCCTACTTGATTTATCCATAATCCACCACCACCAGAGTTAGCTCCGCCTCCAGCATCAATAGTAAATAATCCACCACCGCCAGTTATTCTATTGCCATAGTTGGCTATTCCACCATTAACAATGAGCGTACTTCCAAATGTTGCACTTCCAGTATTATTAACCTTAAATTTACTTACTCCTCCAACTTGTAAATCAATCAAATCTCCGCTTGTCTTAACCGTTGGATTAACTAAAATATCTGTCAGAGCTGAAGAATCCGCTTTAACTAAATGCAATTGAGCTGTCGGACTAGTTGTTCCTATTCCGACATTGCCTTGATTACTAACCCTGAATCGTTCAATATTATTTGTTACAAAACTTAGCATGTTATCTGATGAGCTTAGGTATATTCTATCAGAGCCTAATGGGGATTGCACGACTGTATTATTGGAAGAATTAATAGTAAATATTCCCCTACTAACTCCACCAGTATCCTTGACTTTATAATAATAATTATTATCCAATGTAATCTCACCACCAGAAACATGCAACTTCGCCCCTGGACTCGTCGTTCCGATTCCAACGTTGCCAAAGTTAAAATATGAATCTGCCGAAGAAGATAATCTAGTATTTAAAACACCATCTCTATAAAGCAAAATCTCTCCATCATCCCCCGCTCCTCCACTCACTCTTCCTATGCTTACCGCAGTACGACTTGCTCCAGGTCTTGTTAATAATATATTTCCACCAGATGTCCAACCCTCTGTAATGGGTAATATTAAGTCTGCATTATTATCTACTGTTAAACTTCCTGTAAATCTTGAATTTCCGTTAACGTCAAGTTTGTATCCCGGACTCGTCGTTCCGATGCCAACATTACCAGTATTATAATAAATATCACTTCCGCTTGTCGTCCATTGAGATGCGCCGGTTCCGCCAGCTGTGAGATCTATTCCATTCCAGTATAAACTTCCGCCGACATTATAAAGTCTATCGGTAGTAGTTCCAGGCGCAGTGGTTTGAGCGAGATGCACGCGACCATTCACATCCAACATTTCCAAAGGTCCAGTCGTCCCAAGGCCAAAATTTCCCGTCGTCACATAAACCGCCCCCAGGCCATTGGCAGCCAGTTCCAGAGATCCATTCGTATTTGCAGCCGAAAGAATATTACCAGTTAAACTCAAATTATCTGCCAAAATTCCATCACTAAAATCAATCGGCACGCCAGTGGAAGTGCGGAAAGTTTTACCAGCAGTTAATTCAATATTTCCCTTAAGCTGAATAAGACCTGTTTCCAAAGGATTTAATTCAATATCTCCCGAACCGGAAGTTTGCACAATTAAATTTTGATTTAAGTCCGCGCTGAAAACCATTGATTCTGAAGCTTCTTGAATAACTTTTTTTCCATTGATGTAAAGCGATCCGGGTCCGATATAAACATCTTTCCACATATTAGTCGCACTACCTAGAGAATAAGTATTATCAGTAGTAGGAATAATATTTCCGGAAATATTTATACCACCGGCAAATGTTGAAGTGCCCACCGCCGAAGTAGCCGTAAAATAAGGAGCAGAAATAGCCGAACCGGAAGACAAGTTAGTAGCGGTAAGTGTCTCCACTGTCAAAGTCCCACTCACATTAGCGCTACCATGGAGTAGTCGTCCCGATTCCAATGTTACCCTTCAATGCTGTAGTAATAATCGAATCATTTCCCAAAGTTACCGTATTCGAACCAATTCCAGTGGCCGAAGTTCCAATCACGATTTCGTTAGTGTCTCCGTCAGCCAGTGCCATGGTATTGTAGCCAAGATAGAGAGAATTATTAGAGGTAGCATTGGAACCATTGCCCGTAAAATAGCGTCCGGCCTGGGAACCGATAGCGATGTTATTAGATGAAGTGGTGTTGGAATAGAGAGAATTCAATCCAATAGCTACGTTGCCATTACCAGTTGTATTATTTAGGAGAGAATACGAACCAACAGCGACATTGTTAACACCAGTAGTATCAGCAGATAAAACATTATAACCCATCGCTATATTATTACCTCCAGTTGTCAGGGCTGATCCGATGTTCCAACCTAAAAACACATTGGTGCTTGAAGCCATATTAGGGCCACCGATATTACCCCCCACTCCAACATTATACAGATTTCCAACGGGAAGACTTGTGCCATCAAATATATTATAACCAATAGCCGTGTTATACTGTCCCCCAACATTATTTATCAATGTCGTATAACCAAAAGCAGTGTTGAAGTTCCCAGTTATTGTATTTTGCATGGAATTTTTCCCATAAGCAGTATTAAAGTTTCCAAGTGTCATTCTACTGCCGGCGTTTACTCCAAAAAGTGCATTGGAGGTGGCGCTTGTCGCTCGCATTTCATTGAATATACCACCTGTACTATTCACCCATTGAGTAGTAGGGGTATTTACCCCGACAGTTTTTATTGAAACAGTAATAGTTCCGGTAAAGCCAGTGCTAGAGTTTGTATTAAGAACAAACGGAGCGGTGGAGGTTGCTTTTATAGCCCGAGTAGTTGTGACGTTGCTAGATATATAAAGCACATCAGTAACTCCGCCAAATGTATAGTTTTCTATTCTCCCTCCTGTAACCCCCGTAGTCGTAATTGTAATTTGATAATAAGTATTGTTAACTGCGTTTAAATTTGAGGTTAGAGTGTCGCCAGTTGTTCCAGTATGAGTATAGCCTGTTGTAAAATCAGTTCCCGTCCAATTAGTCCCTGAAGCGGTTTTACCAATCATTAAATCCGCACCCAAAGGAGCGCTATCGCTGGCAGAATTTCCTTGAAAAATTTGTGGTCCATTCAACCTGCTCGTCCCATTCACATCCAGAGCATACAGCGGGCTAGTCGTTCCGATTCCGACATTACCATTATTTAAAATCGTGAGAGCACTTGTCGCTCCATTGTTTCCCACCAAGGCTTGAATAGCTGGAGAAGTCAAAGTTCCATCTCCTGCAGTGCCTTGGAGTTTTAATATATCGGCAATTCCAGTTCCTCCAATCAAAGTTTGACCGTTTAATCTTCCATTCAAGAGGGCGTATTGAGTATGATCATCGCTAGATAATCCTATTAATCCTCCATGAGATATATTTGACCCATCGGTATAACCAAGAGTTTTTCTATTTCCATTAGTTGGAGAGAAATATAAATTAGTGCCATCAAATTCAATTGCTCCAGCTTCAGCTGTGGTATTTAAAACTCCAGCCGTAAATTTCAAAGGTGCTCCATTAGCAGCTGCTATTCCAGCCGCTAAATGAAGTTTTGCAGAAGGACTCGTCGTTCCAATTCCTACGTTGCCAGAGGCATCAATAGTTAATCTATCAGAACCTCCTGTAGAAAAACGAATATTATTAATTGCAAAACGATAGAATCCTGTATCACTATCTCCAGCAAAATTATATGTAGGCGTTAAAGCAGATCCTGCTCCAGCTAAAAGTCTAGCTCCACCAGATTCTTGAGCCGTAATTGATGATCCGTTAATCGTCCATCGTCTTATCCCAGCTATTGAAAAATCTAGGCTATCATCACTATCCTCATAAATACCCGAATCACCATCACCAAATGCCAATCCAGGAGCATCTATACTTCCAGATCCAGTTTGAATTCTTGTTTTCCATATTAAATCTCCTGTCTGCGAAAGTATGTAACCAGCAGTACCACTTGGATATTTAAATTCCACCAACTTTTGTGCCGTGTCCAAAGCACTATATGCTTCAAATACAGCCCCTGTCGTATTAACTATTCCTGTTGAATTCTGTTGTAAGTAAAATCCAGGAGCAGCACCATTTCCAGCATTAATCAATATTCCATATGCCGATGGACTAGTTATGGTAGAATTTTGTGTTATAACAATTCCTTTTCCTGTTGCTTTATTATTAACATAAAGTCCACGACCGCCATGGTCTATGCCAAGACCAATTAACGCAGCTCCAGATCCCATATTTACACCTTGTGTAAGATGTAAAATGTACCCATCATTACTATTGTGTTGCCATTCAATATTAGATAGTGCAGTGTTTGTATTAAATGGCAAAATTGAACCATCCCGCACTATTGTTTGAGTAACTGGATTATTGGGTAATTCTGGACCAAAATATGGCACACCAGCAAATCTAACATCTCCATTCACTTCCAACTTCGCCCCCGGATTTGTCGTCCCAATTCCAACATTGCCAGCTGGTATTATTAAGTCATCAGTACCATCATAAACCCTAAATATATCTCCACTTACTGAGCCTGCCGGATATGCGCCATTTATATAATTACTTCTAAATCTAAAATAACCATCCGTTGCATCATATCCCTGAGAATATGTTTGTTGATTTGCGCCATAAGTAGTATATCTATTATCAAATAATGCTACATCCGAATTATAAAACAAGCCTCCATTCACAGCTGATAAAACAGTGCTTCCGCCACCATTTATACTGATGTCAAAATATGAAGTTACCTTGTCATCATATCCATATAATCTTATACCATTGTTATCTTCTGTCTGTGCTACTGCCAGTTTTGTGTATGGACTCGTCGTCCCAATTCCGACGTTGCCAGCACTATCGATTACCATTCTATCCGCCCCATTAACATCAATTTTAAATTTATCATCACTTGGCACATATATTTTTGCATAGGATGAATCAGTACCAGTATAATTATACATTTCAATTTCTTTCCCACTGGCTAATACAAAATCAGAATTGAAGAAAGTCTCCACTGCAGAAAAATCAAAGTTAGATAATACCCCATTATTATATGCAGATAATGTTCTTCCATTAACTCCCCCAAATCTAACTTGTCCAGTATTAGCTCCTACTGTTTTTGACACAACCAGCAAGTCTGCTGGGATAGTCGTTCCAATTCCCAATCTATTATTAGTATCATCCCAAAATAAGTTTCCATTGTCTTGAGTCAAACCCGAAGCGCCTTGAAAAATTATCGAGCCGGTTGTCATTCCACCCAAAGTTAAACCGGCAAAAGTTGGAGAAGAAGTTACCGTTAAATGTTGTCCAGTGTCAAAAGCTAGTTGCGTATCTCCGATTGAATCATTGACAATCGAAAGAGTGGCGGTTGCATTTTCCGCGCTTACTCCACCAACTGCGATTTGAGAACTGCCTGTGATTGTATTTATATAATTTCCAATTGTATGAGTGCCAAGAGTAATTAAATTATCCAAAGTTGTCGCTCCCGTTCCGCCACTAGCTATTGGCAAAGTTCCGCTTACGTTTGAAGTAAGATTAATTTGAGAAGCGGTGATCGCTTGACCTACTAGCGATAAATAATTTTGTCCGCTCAAAGTGACAGCACTATGAAGCTCACTATCTCTAGCAATAGAAGATGCAATTGAGAGTGAGTCACCGGTTAAAATAATTTCACCATTTCCCGCTAAATTAGTTTCATCAGAAATATCAATAGCTGTTCCCAAAGCTGAGGCCAGCGTAATTGTGCCCGCTCCGTTAGTGATGATAATTCCGCTACCTTGAGTTAATGAAGATAAGGAAAAATTATTAGCTCCGTCATTTCCGATTAAAATTTGTCCGTCCGTAACAGCACTTCCATTTACACCCGTTCCTCCACGCGAGACGCTCAAATAATTTTCTCCCGTTATCGTGTTGGCATCACTCCAATACGCTACTTGCCCCGCCGTTCCAATTCCTGACACTCCTCCAGTTCCACTCACAGATGACCAACTCATCGTTCCGTCAGTTTGCGCCATCAAAACGTAGTTATTACCAGCTGGCGCACCGGAGGGCAAAGTATAAATAATATTTTCATTTTGATCAGCTCCTCTGAAAGTTGTAAAATAATTTGGATCAATTCCTGATTCAAGGATTGAAAAAATTCCGCTTAAGCTCAAATTATTAAAAATTGGAGAACCGTCACTTACTCCTAGTCCGCCACTCGCAATCGGCAACACTCCCGTCACATGAGAATCCAAATCAATTAAATTTCTCACAATTTCTTGCCCAGCCAGAGTAATGTAATCAGCTCCCCCACTTAAAGTTAGGGCGTCATGAAGCTCACTGTCTCTGGCGATTGAAGAAGCCACGCGCAAAGAATCACCTTCCAATCTCAAACCACTACCAGCTTTTAAGTTAGTTTCACCGGAAATATCAACCTTGGCACCCAACGAAGAAACAATATCGATAGCTCCGTTTTCATTATTAATAACCAGACTATGATCGCTACTTATCAAATCCGCTAAAACACAACTTGAACCATTGCTAATCAATAACTGCGTCTTGGATAAATCCAAACTGCCCACTCCTACTTCGTTAGTATCTACACGAAGTTGACTTCCTTGAGCTAAGGAAAAATTATTATTTGTGCTCAAAGTAACGCCAAAATCTTCTTCACCCAAAACACCCACTTTTACATCGTCATCATTTTTAATTTCTTTTGTAAAAATTGTCTGGTAAGATTTTACTAAAATATTTTTACCACCACCAGCTAATCCCTTAAAAAATGAAACAGTCCAGTCAAAAATATCTAAAGTGGTATTGATAAATTTATCCTCTTGAACCTTATTATTATTTTCTATTTTAGCCAGAGTTTCTTCCAAGGTTTGATCAGCCCAAGCTTCACCTATCCCAAAAGAAATATTAAGGGAAAAAATACTTAAATTAATCTGGCTGTTTTTATTTTCATAGAGACCAAAAACTCCCCCAAAAACAAAGAGAAACATCAAAACAATCGAAAAAAACATCCGACCTTTTTGGGCTTTTATTTTGTTATTACTTTTTATTTTTTTCACCCTTAAGTCTATAAATTTTATAATTAAAATTCATCAAACTACAACGCATTTAAAAACAATTACTATCTGCGACATTACCTATACATTATATACTTTTTTTGAAAAAGTTCCAAATTTTTGACACTTAAAATGTGGATAAAAAAAGACTTACTTTCGTATGTCAAATTTCAAGCAAATACCCCTTAGAGACGCCGATTTATCGCGTCTGGTTTAGACGCGATAAATCTTGTATCTAGGGTCTCATTTTTAGTCGCGATGAATCACGCCTCTACATAAATATATTTTCTATTTTATTTTTATCCTCTTCCCAATTTTTCGGATTATTAATTATATATTCTCTAATTTTATTTAAAGATTCGTCATTGCGAATGATATGGTCGTAAAATTTAGGTTGCCAAATTGTAGAGACGCGATTCATCGCGTCTGCATGCCTGATTTCAAACGAACACCTACCTTTATACCAACGAATAACCTTTGCTAACGAATTAGAATTTATCATTGGATTATTTTTGCCAGTAACACCGCCTGCAGATACAAGATTTATCGCGTCTTGATTAGTCGCGATGAATCGTGTATCTAGGGTCTCATTTTTAGTCGCGATGAATCGCGCCTCTACATTATCATTTTGAATTATTATTAAATTCCCATGAATATGATTGGGCATAACCTGATAAGCATCCAATCTTACAAATGGAAAATATTTGGGAATTTCTTGCCATAATTTATCAATAATTTTACCAACATCATTTAAAATCATTTTTCCATCGAGCACCTCGCCAAAAAAATGTTCGTGATCATTAGTGCAAATAGTCACAAAATACATCCCATTTTGTGAGTAATTGTAATTTTTCAAACGGACAGAATTTATTTTGTATTTATTTTTGAATTTATTGGACATTATTTTTTGAGACGTGATGAATCACGTCTTTACATAAATGTATCCGTCAAATATTGTGTAGAGACGTCGATTTATCGCGTCTCTCTTAGTATCGCGTCTTGATATTTATGTTTTAGACGTGATGAATCACTCTATTCTTGAGACGTGATGAATCGCGTCTCTACACAATATCTCAATTTAGACGTGATAAATCACGTCTCTACATTTTATTTTTTTGAGATTCTGTCGATGTTCCCCGGCATCCATTTACGTAAAACTTCGGGGATGATTACACTCCCATCGGCTTGTTGGAAATTTTCCAAAATTGCAATCAATGGTCGCACGGATGGCAAAGCTGTATTATTTAAAAGATAAGCAAATTCTTTTTTGCCTTGGGCATTTTTATATTTCACATTCAAGCGTCTCGCTTGCCAATCTAAAAAATTGGAAGCGCTCCCTGTTTCTCCCCAACGGTTAAGTCCCGGCATCCAGGCTTCCAAATCAAAAGCTCGATATTTGCCCGCTGGCATATCGCCTGTGCAAATTTGCAACTTGCGATATGCTAATCCCAATTCTTGATGCATCTCCTCAGAGATTGCCACCATTTCTTCTTGTAATTTTGTGGACTCTACTTTATCCGCTCTCGACACCACTACCTGCTCCACTTTAAAAAATTCATGCACGCGGTAAAGTCCTTTATTATCTTTGCCATAATCTCCAATTTCACTGCGGTAACAAGGAGAAAATCCACACACCTTAATTGGCAGCTTAGCTTCATCCAAAACTTCATCAGAAAAATATGCCAAAAGAGAAGGCTCGGCAGTACCAACTAAAAACTTTTTTTCTTTAGACTCTGCCCCGTCCATTTCCTTGTCTCTTGTCGCAATCTGATAAATATTATCCGAGTCGCTATCATACTGCGTGCCTTTAAAATATCCACTGCCAAAAAGCGCAAATTCTTTTATTAATGTCGGAGGAATCATTGGAGAATAACCTTTTTCCACCATTTTACTGAGCGCATACATCATCAGCGCCATCACCAAAAGAGAGCCTTCGTTTTTTAAATAATATCCGCGATAACCTGAAACTTTTGATCCTTTTTCAAAATCAACAATATCTAAATCCTGAGCCAATTCAATATGAGTTTTGGGAGTGAAATCAAATTTGGGAATCTCGCCTTTTTGATAAATTTCCACATTCTCGCTATCGTTTTTGCCAATGGGAGTATCCTCTGAGGGAATGACCGGCACCAAAACCATCAGCTCATCAAATTGTTTTTTAATCTCATCAAATTCCGGCTCAATTTTGGCCAATTTTTCTTTTACCACTCCATTCATCTTTAGCTGATTTAATCTGATCATTCAATTTATTTTTTTGGGCTTTCAATTCTTCGATGTTTTGCAAAAGTTCTATTCTTTTTTTATCCAATTCCAAAAGCTTATCCAAGTCCAGGTCAATGTTTTTGTTTTTAATTGCCACCCTCACAGCTTCTTCATTTTCTTTGATAAATTTTATGTCTAACATAATTTTGCGTTAAGTTTTAAAATTATTTTAATATAAGAATTATATTTTAATTGTGAAATAAATTTTTAGTCATCGGTCAAAAGTCATCCGTCATCAAACAATTCTCAAAAAATAAAACAAATAAGTATCGCACAAGATGACTAATGACTGATTGCTGATGACTTGGTTTTTTTTATTTCATTTAACACCTTCTTTAATTCTTCCACACTTTCATCATCCAAGAGCGATAGCGAGACTACACGTGGATTTTTTTTCTTTAATTTTTTTACAATTTCCGAGACTTCCTCGGGACTTTTTTCATCAGTTTTACTCACAATAATCCATTCATCTTTTTTGAGAAGTTCGGGATTAAATTTACCCAGTTCTCCTCTGATAATTTCATAATCTTGAATTGGATCTTCGCTATCGGCAGCGATAAAATGAAATAATATTTTAGTGCGTTCAATGTGTCTCAAGAATTTATGCCCTAGACCCTTGCCTTCCGAAGCGCCCTCAATTATTCCAGGAATATCAGCCAAAATCAATTCATAATAAACTCCCAAATGCGGTTCTAAAGTAGTAAATTTATAATTAGCTACCTTGCTCGAGGCATTCGTTAACTCGTTTAATAAGCTGGATTTTCCCACGTTGGGATAACCTACAAAACCGATATCAGCAATCAATTTTAATTCCAGTCTCAGTTCCACAGTCTCTCCCATTTGTCCCGGATTAGCTTGTTCAGGAGTAGTGTTGGTACTAGAACGAAAATAAAAATTACCAAATCCGCCGTTACCCCCCTTAGCAATAACGATCTCTTGTCCTATTTTATTTACTTCGTAATCTTTTTTATTGGTTAAATCATGAACCACAGTTCCTACCGGCACGATCACTATTCCATCTTCACCGTTGGCTCCGGTTCTCATATTTTGCTCACCTTGCCCACCATCTTTGGCTGTTACTAATTTTTTGGTTTTAAAGGGTCGAAGTGCTCCCAAGTCATTTACTCCTCGCACAATAATATTCCCCCCTCGTCCACCATCTCCGCCGGTCGGTCCTTGATTCATCAAGGTTTTAGCAAAAGCTACCATCCCATCTCCACCCTTTCCCGCTTTAACTTTAATTGTAACATCATCTATTAACATCTTAATAATTTTGAATTTTAAATTTTGAATTTTAAATCAAATCTTAATTTTCAAATTTTTAATTTTTAAATATTTGTAGAGACGTTGATTTATCCTGTTACTCTCGAGCGACGGGATTTATCGCGTCTCAATTTTTAGACGCAATGAATTGCGTCTCTACTCTGAATAAATCAAGGTACCTTTGTATTTGAAAAATCCTATTTTTTTCATTTTGCTGTCCCCAAAACATAACAAAAAATGCCGTGTTTCTCGCTTTTATAGTATAAACATATAATGTATATTTAGCAAATATGGATTAAATAATCAATGCTCAATATTCAATATTCAATATTCATTCAATATATAATATTTCAATATTCAATTGGATATTAATTTATTGATTATTGAATGGTTATTGTTTATTGAATATTAAATATTAAATTTTTATTTTTCAACAAAAAACATCCGCCCAAAGCAGATGTTTCTTATGATTGAAAATAAAAGTTTTACGATTATCGCTTCGCCCGATGTGGAGTCGCTTCTCTCCCTAAAACCCAGCGGTTTTAGTATTTCCGCCACGGGCAAACTACCGTTTTCCTCGCCTCGTCTTTGACTTGTCGAAGCGGGCCGACCCCTTTCCCCACCACACTGGTCAAAAAGATTACTATCTTTTTGCCCACTGTGGAGCGCGTCTGGCTTTTTTAAGTCCCGGCTTCTTTCTTTCTACTTTTCTAGAATCTCTAGTCAAAAATCCATTAGCTTTTAACACTGGTCGCAGAGTTTCATCAAATTTTATCAAAGCTCTGGCGATTCCCAATCTTATAGCTTCTACCTGACTGCTGATTCCGCCACCCTTAACAACAACTGAAGTTTTAAATCTGTCTACTAACCCAGTTTCCTTAAAAGGAGAAACAAAAGTGGCTTGCATAATAGTTCCTGGAAAATATTCTTTCATCTCACGTTCATTTACTACATAATCGTTTTCACTCACAGTATCACTAGGGGTAATTCTAACTTGAGCAACAGAGGTTTTTCTTCTTCCGACTGCATAAAAATATCTACTCTCTTTAGGAGCTTTTACGCTTTTTTTCTCAGCTACTTTTTTCACAGCAGTCTTTTTTACCGCTGTTTCTTTTTTAGTTGAAACTTTTTTCACAGTTGTTTTTTCTTTATTCATAAATAATTTAAATTTTGGCGTTCCAACCCCCAATTGGGGGTTGGACCGCCAAGAAAAATTCCCTAAATTTTAAAATCTATATTGTGATCATGCTCTTGATTTTTGTATATCAAAAGTCTGGTCATCATAGCGCTACTTAATTTATTTTTAGGAAGCATACCCTTTACAGCGGCTTCGATTAATTTCCTGGAATCTTTTTTTAGTTGCTTCTCAAAACTAATCTCTTTAATTCCTCCTGGATAACCGGAAAATCTGTAATATTTTTTATCTTGAGATTTATTTCCAGTAACGATTACGCCGTCAGAATTAGTAACTACTACAAAATCGCCACCATCTTTGTTGGGTGTGTAGCTAACCTTATTTTTCCCACTTAGAAATTTAACTATTTCTGTAGCAAGTCTTCCTAAAACTTTGCCCTGGGCATCAATTTGATAATATTTTCTTTCTTCCATAAGTTTTTAAATTTAATTATAGGTCCTATAGGTCCTATACGTCTTATAAGTCCTATTAAAATTACACAAATTCTATCACCGCCCAATCTTTTCAGGGCGCTATCGCTTTTACACAAACTCTATCACTGCCATTTTTGCGCTATCGCTTTTCCTGTCAGCCAATTTAATTATTCTTGTGTAACCGCTATTTCTTCCATCAAATTTTTTAAAAAATTCACCAGCCATTTTTTTTACACAATCCTCATTTAAATCTTTTCTTAAATCTCGAACTGCAGAAATTTTCTTTTGCTTATCATCTCCAGCTTTTTTAAGCTTGGTGATAATTTTATCCATAACAGGCTTAATTTCTTTAGCCTTGGCCTCAGTAGTAACAATTTTTTCACTCAATATCAAATTAGCAATCAGACCATGAATAAGAGCTTCACGCTGAGCCTTTTCTCTTCCTAGTGTTCTTCCTTTTATTAAATGCTTCATATTTCTTTATAGTTAATTTCCGCTTAGTTTTAATTAGTTGTTCTTCAATATCAACCCTAAAATTCCGATAGCTTTCTTTATTTCTTTAACTCCTTTTTCTCCCATTCCGTTTAAAGCTCCTAATTCTTCGGTAGTCAACTTAATTATTCCTTTAACTTTTGTAATTTTATTATCCTTAAGAGCATTCAAAGTTCTGGTTGAAAGACCCTTTAGCTCATCCACACTCAAATTTTCATTTTCATTAACTTCTTTGGCAGTAACTTCTTCTTCCTTATCTAAAACTGCCTCATAACTCTCTGGTTTTCCAGCATCTTCAATTTTTTTCTTTTGACTTGAAGTTGTCTGATCTACTCCCTCGGATAAAACTGAAAATTGGTTTACTAGGATAGCCACAGCGCTGTTGAAAGCATCTGTCGGAGTTACTGAGCCATCTGTAAAAATTTCAAAAACAATTCTTTCAAAATCAGTTCTTTTTCCAACACGCATATTCTCCACATTGTAGTTAACTCTTTTTATGGGAGTATAAATAGCGTCAATAGAAATCCAATCAATCTCATCTCTCTTCTCTTGCAATTCTACTGGGATATATCCGATTCCTTTGGCAACTTCTATTTCCATTTCTAAAGAAGTTTTTTGCGCTGTTGAATTGGCAATCACTTGATCAACATTTATCACTTCCACTTCGGAAGTTTTTTTGATATCTTTTCCAGTAATTTCTCCTTTTCCGTTAAATTTTAAAGTTAGTCTAACTGGCTCATCGCTAAAAGATTTGAAGCGAAGTTTTTTTACATTTAAAATTATTTGCACTACGTCCTCCAAAACGCCCTCAATGGTAGAAAATTCATGAGAAACTCCCTTAATCTTAATCGCTGTAGCAGCTGCTCCATTTAGTGAAGACAAAAGTACTCGACGTAAAGAGTTGCCTAAAGTTGTACCATATCCCGGATAACAATCTTCAATAATAAATTTTCCACTGTTTTCTCCAGTTTCAATAAATTTTGATTTTTTTGGCAATGTTATTGATTGCATATTTTTAATTGTATAATCGCTTGAAGCGATATTAATAAAGACGAATTAATTTTAGGAATTACGATTTTACCTTCCCTCACCCCAACCCTCTCCCAAAGGGCGAGGGGGTCTAAGGATTTTATCTAAATTATCGAGAATAATATTCAACCACTAACTGAGGATCAACATTCATTCCAATAGACTCAATATCCGGGGTAGCCAATATTTTACCCTCCAAATTTGCAGCATCCAGGCTTATCCATGAAGGAATATCTTTTCTATTTTTCAAAGCACCCATCATATCTTTAAAATATTTCTTCTCTTTCTTGTTGTCGCTAACCTTAACACTGTCTCCCACTTTTACTAAAGCAGAAGGAATAGTTAAACTCCTTCCATTAACTCTGATCAACCCATGATTAACCAATTGGCGAGCAGCTGTTCTAGAGCTTGCCAATCCCATGCGATAAACCACATTATCCAATCTCATTTCCAATCTTGTCATCAATAGATTTCCGGTAATTCCCTCTTTTCCGCTAATATCTTCAAAATGCTTTCGGAATTGTTTCTCCAAAATACCGTAAATTCTTTTTATCTTTTGCTTCATAGCCAATTGCTTTCCGTATTCACTCAATCCTCTCCCCACTCTTTTTCCATGTACACCAGGAGCATAAGGCCTCTTAATCATCGCGCATTTAGTTGAGTTGCAACGATCACCTTTAAGGAAAAGCTTTTCTCCAGCTCTTCGACATTTTTTACATTTTGGACTTAAATCTCTTGCCATATATTCTTTGTAGCTAGTAGCTTGTAGTTAGTAGCTAGTAGTTTGTAATTATTTAAAAA
>Ga0076226_112_pt1 | contig 22015 bp, 7 predicted proteins | sample RifGroF1_FD_67850 | JGI IMG/M metagenome (GOLD analysis project Ga0076226, IMG submission 67850) | Parcubacteria (Moranbacteria) bacterium GW2011_GWF1_34_10 | reverse complement strand
TGTAACCGGTACTGGTTTAGTTTGTGATACTGATGCTTCTACCTTAGGCCACGATGCTTTAACTTTAGGCACTGCTAACGGATTAAGCTTAACCGGTCAACAATTATCTTTAGGATTAGCTTCAACATCAACCACCGGAGCATTAAGCTCAACAGACTGGAATACATTTAATAACAAATTTAATCTTCCATCCTTAACTTCCGGATCAATCTTATTCTCCAATGGTACGACGATTGCTCAAGATAATAGTAATTTTTACTGGGATGATGTGAATAATAGGTTGGGAATTGGAACAGTGAGTCCAAATTATGTTCTTGATGCTTACGGTAGTCAGAACGGAGTTACAGCTATGAGGATTCAAAATCCTAATACTGGAGGCAGTGCGATAGCTGATTTGTTTGTTGCCTCGGCTACAAATTACATGACACTGCAGGCTATTCACAGTGGTTTCAATCTGGCTACTGACTTGGCTAATTACAGCCGAATACTATCGCAGGGAGGATCAGGTTTAATTCTCCATCAAAGAGAAGAAACCGGTTCAATACAGTTCTGGACAGGTATTACTGACTCAAGAAGTACCGCAGAGAAAATGAGGATTACGGTAGATGGCAACGTGGGTATCGGCGACACCACTCCAGCTTCCTTATTCACCGTAGGAAGTGGAGACTTATTCCAAATCAACTCTTCTGGTCAAGTAGTAGCCGGAACCTGGAATGGAACTGATATTGATATTTCTGATTATACTAATTTAGCAGTTAGTGGATCACTTCTGAATCTAACTGGCGATACACTTGCTGTTAACGCCGGCACATTAACCGATGGAAAAATCTGTACTTATGTAACCGGTACTGGTTTAGTTTGTGATACTGATGCTTCTACCTTAGGCCACGATGCTTTAACTTTAGGCACAGCTAATGGGTTATCATTAAGTACTCAACAATTATCTTTAGGCTTGGCTTCAACAAGTACTACTGGCGCTTTAAGCAGTACTGACTGGAATACTTTTAATAACAAATTTACTCTTCCATCCTTAACTTCCGGATCAATCTTATTCTCCAATGGTACGACGATTGCTCAAGATAATAGTAATTTCTATTGGGATGATGTGAATAATAGGTTGGGATTGGGAACAAATAATCCAATCGGTAAATTGCAAATTGTTACAGGAAGCGGAGAGGATTTATATTTTGATAGATATTCTAATGATGCAGCGAGCCCAGGATTTATCGGCAGAAAAGCAAGGGGAACATATGGCACACCTTTGGCTATCCAAGCCGGGGACTCTTTGAATGTTTTAGCTGGAAGGGGTTATGATGGTTCTTCTTTTGGTTCTACTCAGGCAAGGATTAATCTTAAAGCTTCTCAGAACTGGAGCACTACAAGCAAGGGAAGTCAAATTGAATTTGATACGACTCCTAATAATGGCACTACAGCTTACACCAGATTATTTATTGATAATAGCGGATACATTGGCATAGGTACTACGAGTCCGACAGCTTCTCTTAATATAAAACAAGCATCTGATGATATTTATGGCGGATTAGCTGTTCTCTCTGCAGACGGAACAAGTCGAGCGATTTGGATCGGCGCAAGGAATGATGGTAGTTCAAGAATAGATTCAGGAGCATCGGGAACAGGAAATCTAATTTTAAACAGTGGTGGCGGCAACGTTGGTATTGGCGATACTTCTCCAGCTTCCTTATTCACCGTCGGTAGTGGAGACTTATTCCAAATCAATTCTTCCGGTCAAGTAGTTGCCGGAGCATGGAATGGAACAGCAATCGGGACAACTTACGGTGGAACAGGAATTAATACTTCTGCTTCAAGCGGAGTACCAACGATCTCAAGTGGAACGTGGTCAATTCAATCTTCACTTCCGGCTACCTTGGGTGGAACCGGCCTTACTGCTTACGGTACCGCTAATCAAATGATGGGAATGAATGCCGCTGGAAATGCTTTGGAATACAAAACAATTAACGGCACTACTAATCAAATTACTATTACTAATGCAACTAACTCTTTAACCTTTTCTCTTCCTCAAAATATCCATACTGCCGCTACTCCAACATTCGCGGGATTAACTTTAAGCGGACTCACTCCAGGCTCGATTGCTTTTGCGGGAACTGGCGGACTTATTTCTCAAGACAATGCTAATTTCTTCTGGGATGATACTAATAATAGATTAGGATTGGGCACAGCTACTCCATCTAGCATTTTAAGTTTAGGAAATAGCCAAGATCAAAAGATCGGGATTGAAAGCACTGATAATATCACGGCTGGTAGAAATTTGACTTTGGCTGCTGGCAATACTAAGAATTGGGGAACTACACAGACATTTCTCCCGCTAAGTCAGACAAGCAGACTATGGAGGCCAATGGCAGCCGCTCCAAACGGTAATGTTTATGCAGCTGTTCCTAATGATAATATTTATATGCAAACAAATGGAACTGGAAGTTTTGTCTCACTGAGTCAAGCTTCTATAACATGGGTAGCTATGACAGTATCGCCAAATGGCAATGTTTATGCAGCTGCCTCTAGCGGAGATATTTATATGCAAACAAATGGAACAGGAAACTTTTTACCTCTTGGGCAAACATATAGAGGTTGGACATCAATGGCAGCCGCTCCAAACGGTAATGTTTATGCAGCTGTTAATGGTGGAGATATTTATATGCAAACAAATGGAACAGGAAACTTTTTACCTCTTGGGCAAACATATAGAGGTTGGAAATCAATGGTAGCTGCTCCAAACGGTGATGTTTATGCAGCTGTTATTGGTGGTGATATTTATATGCAGACCAATGGGACGGGAAACTTTGTCGCATTGGGTCAGACAAGTCGAAATTGGTATGGTATGACAGCATCTCCAAACGGTAATGTTTATGCAGCTGTTAATGGTGGTGATATTTATATGCAGACCAATGGGACGGGAAACTTTGTCGCATTGGGTCAGACAAGTCGAAGTTGGTATGGTATGACAGCATCCCCAAACGGTAATATTTATGCAGCTAATAGTTCTGATATTTACATGGCAGCTCCTGGAACGGGTACCAATGATTTGGCTGGAGGAACTCTAAAATTATCTTCCGGAGCTGGTAAAGGAACTGGCGTAAGCAATATTTCCTTCTTAACTGGAACACCAACTGTTTCTGGCACAGATATGCAGGTTCTTTCAGAAAAAATGATTATTACCGGAAGTGGAAACGTCGGAATTGGAATTACTTCTCCAACCGCCAAACTTCATCTCGCAGCTGGACTTGCAACTGCTGGTGGTGCACCTTTAAAACTAACCAGCGGAACAGACTTAACCACTCCTGAAGCTGGCGCTTTTGAATTTAATGGAACAGATTTATTCTTTACTCCAAACTCAACCAGAGAAACAGTGGCTTTCTTGAGTGATATTACAGGAGCAGCTCATGATGCAGTAACTCTCTCTAATTCTCCAGCCACTTATGACTATTTAACTATCTCCGGTCAAGCGATTACTCTTAACCAAATTGATTTGACTACTGATGTAACTGGAACTCTTCCAGTGGGAAATGGTGGAACCGGATTAAGTTCTTACGGCACCGCTAACCAAATTATGGGAATGAATGCTGCTGGCAATGCTCTTGAATACAAAACAGTTAACGGCACTACTAATCAAATTACTATTACTAATGCAACTAACTCTTTAACTCTATCTTTACCTCAAAATATTCACACCGCCGCTACTCCAACATTTAGTGGATTAACTTTAAGCGGACTCACCCCAGGCTCAATTGCTTTTGCGGGAACCGGCGGAGTAATATCTCAAGACAATGCTAATTTCTTCTGGGATGATACGAATAATAGGTTGGGATTGGGAACAGTTACTCCGACTTATCAATTGGATGTTGCTGGAGCAAGCGGGGTAACTAACTTATTTAGAATATCTTCCAACGGTAGTGATATTATGACAGTGACTGATTCACAAACAACTTTCAGTAATCCAGTAAGTTTTGGATCAGTAGGAGATGTTTCTATGGCTTATGATTTATTGATGACCAATAGCACGGCGGCCAGTATTAAATTTAGCGGACCTGGATATGTAATGACTGATAGTGCTTGGCAAAATCTTGATTTAAATTTATCGGCAGCTAATAATGGTTATGTAATTGTGGCTGATACATTATTAAATGATCTTGATTTATCTACGGTTACAGCAGGATCATATTATGGAACAAATGTGGATGTAGATTCAACTGGCATATTTACTACCGGCACTACTAATATTTATGGAGTAAATTCTAATGTAACAAGTAGTGGAATTTCAACTGGCGGAACAGTAAATACTTATGGCGGATATTTCCAAGCGACCGGAGAAAACACGGGAGCGGCTACTACCAACGCTTATGGATTATATGTCAATGGAGCGACAGGTGCGGATAATAATTATTCAGCCGTGTTTATGAATGGAAATGTGGGAATTGGAACGACGAGTCCAGGAAGTAAATTAACAATAAATCAAAGTGCAGACGCAAGTGGAATTAGATTGTATGGTTATGATGATAAATCTGGGAGTAGTATTGATACGTATATAGATTCTTCGGGTAATTCTTATATTGTTTCCAATGACTACATTAATATTATGTCTGATTTTGAATTAAGTCAGTGGAGCGGGCTAGGGAGAAACATGAGTTTTTTTGCTGGAGGTAATTTTGCATGGAGAGATAGAGATGATTCTAATAACAATAGAATGATTCTTAATTCTGGAACAGGACAATTTGACTTGTATGACAGTAGTGAAAATAACAATGCAAGAATAAATCCAGGAGGAATTTCTTATTTCAACGGTGGCAATGTCGGAATTGGTGACACCACGCCTGACCACAAACTTGATATTGCTGGAAATCTTGGCTTGGATGTGAGTTCATATATAAATTTCGGAGATACTGACGGTACAACTGGTTATGGATTTAGAGATAACGCTGGCGTAATGGAATTTAAAAATTCTGCCGGTAGTTGGACAGCACTTGGAGAGACAGGAGCTTCAACATTTTTGGAATTAACCGATACTCCAAGTAGTTACACAGCTGGATCAGTTTTATTTACCTCCGGTTCAGCTGTGACTCAAGACAATGCCAATTTCTTTTGGGATGATGCCAATAATAGACTTGGACTTGGTACAGTTACCCCTGGAGCAATGCTTGATATTTTTGGAGCAAGTAATAAATTGAGATTATCTTATGATGCTTCAAATTACAGTGATATTTATGTGGATAGTTCCGGAAATTTAACAATGCAAAGTTCTAATTCAGTTGAATCTGCTTTGATGGTGGGAAGCGGATTGGCTCAAGATGCTTCAATTCAATTTGATGGAAATACTACTGATTTTTATTCAGGAATTGATTATGCTTCAGGCCTTTTTATGATTGGTTCTGGCCTTACTGTGGGAACAAATCCATATTTAAGCATAGATTCAGCAGGCAAAATTGGTATCGGAACTTTAAGCCAAACAGCTTTATTGCATTTGAGTGGAACTAATGGAGTAGTACCATTTGAAATTAATTCCAATCAGACAACAGCTGCAAACAATATTATGATGCTTCGTTCGGATGTAGTAAGTGCTGATGATGCAGTCTTTAGAGTGCAAGCCAATGGAGTAGTTTATTCAGATGGAAATTATGAAAGCAGTGGAGCTGATTATGCTGAGTATTTCTTTACGAGAGATATGGATCTTGAAGCTGGAGAAACAGTTTGTATTGATGAAGAAAATAATAATGCAGTAAAGAGATGCCAAAGAAGCGGAGATGTGAATATCATGGGTATCGTTTCCAGTAATCCTTCCATAATTGGTAATGGCAAAGATGGCCGTGAAAATGATGAAAATTATAAAGTAATCGGAATGTTGGGACAAATTCCTGCTAAAGTTAGTGATGAAAATGGAACAATTAGAGTTGGAGATAGTTTGACTTCTTCCAGTGTTGCCGGATATTTAAGAAAAGCTGAGGCTGGAGAATCAACTGTGGGCGTAGCTTTGGAAAGTTTAGTAAATGGCAAAGGGACGATTCAGGTGATGATTTCCAGAAGAAATAAGAGTTTAACGGTGGAAACTGTGGAGCAATCAATCCAAGATAGAATTGCACAAATGGAAATTGAAGATCAGGTTAATCAAATTATCGCTAATGGTTCAGAAATATTAGAAGTTAAATCTCGATTGAATAGTTTAGAGTTAGCATCAATGGGTAATGGACTTTTGATGACTGATATTCAAACCCAAATGACTCAGATCAAGGAACAAATCAAGGAAGTTGATTTCGCAGAAATGGATGATAAACTGGATACTCTTTTGAGTTTCTTGGATGCAACAGAGGGAAATATAACCATCAATGGCAAACTTGAAGCAGAAATCACAGAAACCGGAGCTTTGATTATAAAGAATGTAGATGAAGAAGCGCCAACAATCGGAACTGGAAAAATCTGCGGTTTGATTGCTGATACCAAAGATGAAAATGGAGAATATGACAACATTGATGATTGTAGTGGAAACAAAATTCCATTTGATAAAGACGGAGACGGAATGGATGATTGGAGTCAAAATACTCAGTCAATGCCTAAAGATGAAAATCATGATTGGATAGATGATGAAACTAATGAGCCTATTATCAACAATGGCAAGCACGTAACTATCTACACTAAGGCGGTAAAGAAAAACAGCAAGATATTTGTTACTTCCACCTCAGAAGCCATTATTCAGCCTCTAGCAGTAATAAATATGAAAGAGGGTGAAAGCTTCACAGTACAAACCAATGATGGAATAAAGATAGATAGCGCTTTGGAATTTAACTGGTGGATTGTGGAAGAGGGAGAAGAAAAGGAATAGGATAAAATTGATAATATATAATTTAAAATAAATGCGCAAAACAATTTTTGCCAATGATGAATATTATCATGTATACAATAGAGGAGTAGATAAAAGAGATGTTTTCATGGATGGTGATGACTACTTGAGATTTATAACTTCAATGAAAGAATTTAATAGAGTGGATCCTATTGGAAGTTTGTATGAGAAAAGAATGAAATTTCAAAAAGACTCAGGCTCTAAGAGCCCAAACTCAAAAGGGCTCTTAGAGCCTAAATCTGAGCTTGTAGAAATAATTTGCTACTGTCTAAATTCTAATCATTATCATTTTATTTTAAAACAAAAGTCAGAAAGAGGCATAGAAAAATTTATGCATAAAGTTAGTATGGGCTATACGAATTATTTCAATAAAAGGAATAATCGATCAGGCTCTCTTTTCCAGGGACCATTTAAATCTATCCACATCGACACCAACGAATACTTATTGCATCTTTCTGCTTATGTAAATAGAAATGACTTTATTCATGGGTATGATAAAATAGAATGGCAATACTCTAGTTATTTGGATTACATTGGAAAAAGGAATGGAAAGTTATGTAATAAAGAGATTATATTGGGTCAATTTAAAGATGCAAAAGAATATGAAGATTTTGTAAAAAAAACTGGAGATTATTTCAAGGATAAGAAGGAAATGGATGGATATTTACTAGAATAAAATTATGAATATAAAAAGAACAGATAATGAAGAAATAAACATTCAGGATTTAGGCTCTAAGAGCCCAAATTCAAAAGGGCTCTTAGAGCCTAAGATATTTTTTAAAACCAAAAGAAAATTAATTTTTTCTTTTCTTTTGATTTTACTAATTATTTTTTCTTTTTATTTTGTATTTTCTTCTAAGGAAAATATTTTGAATTTGGATGATTTGGGAAAAATGGGGGAGGAGGTAGAGAAGGATTTTAATCTAGTTCCCACAATGGCTCTCGCCAAGAATGATCAAGGCTATGAATTGAAAGACGACGCAGGTGAAGGAATAAGGATTGAATTTGCCAATGAAACAGAGGAGCAGAAAAAAGTTAAAGAAGAAAACAAGAAAGAATTTAAAATCCAGTTTCCCAATGATTATCTAAAGCCGATTGAAGTTAAACTGGATCCAGAAAGAGTGGTTACTATTACTGACCAAAACGCCAATGATTATAAAGCTAAGTTGCTGGCTCAAAATATTTCTCTGACCCAAAATCAACAAGAAAATATTTCCGAAAAAGAATTATTATCCAATAATTACCTGCTTTACGAAAACGGTAGAAAGTCAATTTACTATGCTTACCAAAAAGATCAAGCCTTAAATGAACGAAAACTTAAAAATTGGATTATTTACAATAACCCGACTAAAAACCAATCAGATAAAATAGAAGAAAAAGAATCTTACAAAATAGAAAACGCCAAGATTAAAAAAAATGACCAAGGTCAGATAGAAGTTTTTTATTTCGGACAAAAAGAAATTCAAAATGAAAAAACTATGGCCGAAGTAGACTCCTCACTTCTAGAAAGAGCCCAGAAAACTTTGGAAAAAGAAATGGGAGAGGATTTAATTAATAATGAAAACAAAACTCCAGACTTTATTATTCCTCAACCATATTATCTTAACACCAAAGGAGAACGGACTGATTTGAATTGGGAGATAAATACCACAGAAAATATCATTTCTTTAAATTTCTCACCCAAAACTGAGGATTATCCCTTGGCCCTGGATCCCACTTTATCTTTTACTGCTCCAGGGATAGCCAATGGGGGAGATGTGATTACAGGAGAAGCAAATAGTTCTTTCGGTATTTCTATGACTAGTGGAGATTTCAACACTGATGGCAAAACTGATTTAGCGATAGGGGCTTATGGCTATTCTACTTCTACCGGTCGGGCTTATATTTTTTATAATGACAGCTCAATTTCTGCTACTGCTAACACTGCTGATATAACAATTACCGGTGAAGCATCAAGCTCTTTCGGCGTTTCGATGACCAGTGGAGACTTTAACGCTGATGGAAAAACTGACCTGGCAGTAGGCGCTTATACTTATTCTACTAGTACTGGTCGCTTATATATCTTCCACAATGATGGCTCTATTCCAATCACAGCTTTAACAGCAGATGTAATAATTACTGGTGAAGCATCAAGTTATTTCTGCACTGTAGTTAAAGGAGATTTTAATGCTGATGGTAAAATCGATTTAGCAGTTGGTGCTCAACTTTATAGTTCTAGCGCCGGTCGTACTTATATTTTCTATAACGATGGTTCCATTCCTACCACAGCTGCGACAGCCGATGTAATAATTACCGGCGAAGCGAATAGCTCTTTTGGACAGTCAATGGTGAGTGGGAATTTTAACTCTGACAGTAAAACTGATTTGGCAATCGGAGCTTATACTTATTCTACCAATACTGGTCGTACTTATATTTTCTATAACGATGGTTCTATTCCGACAACTGCAGCGACAGCCGATGTAATAATTACCGGCGAAGCAAGCAGTTCTTTTGGTACTTCTATGATGAATGGAGATTTTAATGCTGACGGCAAAACCGACTTAGCAGTAGGGGCACAAGGTTATTCTACCAATACTGGTCGTACTTATATTTTCTATAACGATGGTTCTATTCCGACAACTGCAGCGACAGCTGACGTGATAATTACCGGCGAAGCATCAAGCTATTTTGGTCAATCAATGACCAATGGCGATTTTAACACTGACGGAAAAACTGATTTGGCAGTGGGAGCTTTTGGTTATTCTTCTTATGCTGGACGTGCTTATATCTTCTATTCTCAAAACGGGCAAGTGAATACGAATTTTTCGGTTACTGGAGAAGCAGGTAGTTATCTTGGCTATTCCATGACCAGTGGTGATTTTAATGCTGATGGTAAAATAGACTTGGCAGTGGGAGCTTACAATTATTCTTCGGGTACAGGTCGTGCCTATATTTTCTATAATGATGGTTTAATCTCGACCACCGCTGCTACGGCTGATGTGATAATTACCGGAGGGGCGACAAGTAATTATTTTAGTTATTCTATGACTAGCGGAGACTTTAATGCCGACGGAAAAACCGATCTAGCAGTGGGGTCTATGAATTATTCTTCGGGTACAGGTCGTGCATATATTTTTTACAATGACGGCTCCATCCCGACTACAGCTGCTACAGCCGATGTAACAATTACTGGAGAAGCAAGTAGCTCTTTTGGTACTTCCATGATAAATGGAGATTTTAATGCAGACGGCAAAACAGACTTGGTAGTGGGAGCTTATGCTTATTCTTCTTATGCTGGTCGCACATATATTTTCTATAATGATGGTGTTATTCCAACTACGGCCGCCACAGCGGATGTAATAATTACCGGAGAATCAGGAAGTTATTTTGGGGAAGCAATGACCAGCGGAGATTTCAACGCCGACGGCAAAATTGATTTGGCAGTTGGTGGCGACTATTACTCAACTCAGACGGGTCGTGTTTACATTTTTTATAACGATGGTTCTATTCCGACCACCGCTGCTACGGCGGATGTGACAATTACCGGAGAAGCATCAAGTAGATTTGGCTACTCTATGACCAGTGGCGATTTCAATGCTGACGGAAAAAATGATCTCGCCGTGGGAGCTGAATGGTATAACACTTACGCTGGCAGCATTTACATTTTTTATAACGATGGTTCTATTCCGACCACCGCTGCTACGGCGGATGTGACAATTACCGGAGAAGCATCAAGTAGATTTGGCTGCTCAATGACCAGTGGCGATTTCAATGCTGACGGAAAAAATGATCTCGCCGTCGGGGCTTATGGGTATTTAACTAACACTGGTCGCACCTACATTTTTTATAATGATGGATCTATTCCCACCACTGCTGTTACATCTGATGTAATAATTACTGGAGAGACAACGAATAATTATTTTGGTATATCAATGACTAGCGGTGATTTCAACGCCGACGGTAAAACTGATTTGACAGTTGGAGCTTGGGGTTATTCTACTAACACCGGCCGTGTCTACATTTACGAAACCCGAGATGATTATGCTTGGCAAATTCAAACTCAGCCGGGTAATTTGCGGACAGATCCGAAAGTGGGGCAGGAGATGAAGATTAATGGGGGTTCTGCATCTAATTACTTTGGAAGCTCAATGATTAGTGGAGACTTTAACGCTGACGGGAAAACCGATCTGGCAGTAGGATCTTATGGATATTCTACTAACGCTGGTCGTGTTTATATTTTTTATAATGATGGTTTTATTCCGGTTATCGCTGCAATAGCCGATGTAATAATTACCGGAGAAGCATCAAGTTCTTTTGGATATTCCATGACAAGTGGAGATTTTAACGCCGACGGAAAGACTGATTTGGCGGTAGCAGCTAATACGTATTCCACGAACACTGGCCGCGTCTATATTTTCCACAATGACGGTTCTGTCCCAACCACAGCTGCGACAGCTGATGTAATAATTACCGGAGAAACTACGAGTAATCTTTTTGGCGCATCAATGACTAGCGGAGATTTTAACGCTGACGGAAAAACTGACTTGGCGGTCGGAGCGTATGGCTATTCTTCCAACACTGGCCGCGCTTATATTTTCTATAATGACGGTTCTGTCCCAACCACAGCTGCGACAGCTGATGTAATAATTACCGGAGAAACTACGAGTAATCTTTTTGGCTCATCAATGACCAGTGGCGATTTTAATGCTGATGGTAAATTTGATTTGGTAGTGGGTGCGCAAGGTTCTGCTGGTCACGCCTACATTTTCTACAATGATGGTTCTATCCCAACTACCGCTGCGGCTGCTGATTTAATAATTACCGGAGAAGTTTCTAGTTGTCTTGGTCGCTCAATGATAAGTGGTGACTTTAACGTCGATGGAAAAACCGATCTAGCAGTCGGGGCTCATAATTATTCTTCCGGAACAGGTCGTGTTTATATTTTTTACAACGACGGTTCTATTCCGACCACCGCTGAGACAGCGGATGTAAAAATCACTGGCGAGGCCTCAAGTTATTTTGGTGTTTCTATGACCAGTGGAGACTTTAACTTTGACAGGAAAACTGATTTGGCAGTGGGAGCTTATGCATATTCATCTAACACTGGCCGCGCTTACATTCTCTACAACGACGGCTCAATTCCCACCACCGCGGTTACAGCCGATGTGATAATTACCGGAGAAGTAGCTAATAGTAGTTTTGGCTACTCAATGACTGGTGGAGATTTCAACTCTGACGGAAAAACCGATTTGGCAGTGGGAGCTATTGGATATTCTTCTAATACGGGTCAAACTTATATCTACACTTTTAATGATTCTCAAGCTGTGGGAGGAGCCACAAATAATAATTTTGGCTATTCAATGACTACTGGAGATTTTAACGCCGACGGTAAAACTGATCTGGCAGTTGGGGCTTCTGCTTACTCTTCTGCTACCGGCCGCGCCTATATTTTTTATAATAGAGGCTCAGTTTCTGCTAGTATTTCTACTGCTGATGTAATAATCACAGGCGAAACAACAAGTAACTCTTTCGGTATCTTCATGACTAGCGGAGATTTCAATGCTGATGGTAAAGTTGATTTAGCTGTTGGGGCAAATGGATATTCTTCAGGTGCTGGACGTACTTACATCTTTCATAATGATGGCTCCATTCCGACCACGGCTGCCACAGCAGATGTAATAATTACCGGAGAAGCATCTAGCGGTTTCGGTACTTCAATTATTAATGGAGACTTTAATGTTGACGGCAAAACAGATTTGGCAATAGGGGCTTGGAGTTATCCTTCTGGTGTTGGTCGCGCCTATATTTTTTACAATGATGGCTCCATTCCAACAACGGCTGCTACAGCAGATGTAGTAATTACCGGAGAAGCATCTAGTTATTTTGGATATTCAATGACCAGCGGAGACTTTAACGCCGACGGAAAAACAGATTTGGCAGTGGGAGCTTTTGGTTATTCTTCCTTAACCGGTCGTGTCTATATTTTTTATAACGATGGGTCTATTCCCACATCTACTGCTAATGCCGATGCGATAATTACTGGAGAAAGTTTATCTGGATTTGGCGCATCAATGACTAGCGGAGATTTTAATGCCGACGGTAAAACAGATTTGGCAGTAGGAGCTTATGATTATTCTTCTGGGATCGGCCGCGCCTACATTTTTTATAATGATGGCTCTATTTCGACTGTAGCTGCCATGGCCGATGTGACAATTACCGGAGAATCGGGTGCTTTTGGTATTTCGATAACCGATGGTGATTTTAATGCTGATGGTAAAACAGATTTGGCAGTAGGGGCTTATACTTATTCTTCCAATACTGGTCGTGCTTATATTTTTTATAACGACAGTAAATTTCCATCCACAGCTAATAATGCAGATGAGATAATAACTGGAGAAGCGACAAATAATTATTTCGGTTTTTCAATGACCGAGGGTGACTTTAACACTGATAGTAAAACTGATTTAGCTATTGGAGCTTACGGATATTCAACTAATACCGGCAAAGCCTACATTATCATTACCGAAGCGATAAATGGAGAGCAAATAAACATAATAAAACAAAAAGGCTCTATCAAGCTTAAAGGTGGGAGTGTGAAGATGAAATAAAATGCGTAAATTAAATTTTTTTTACGCTCTAAATGTAAAGATTTATAACATTTAGCAATCTTGAAAAACATATACTGTGTTATAATGGTAAAAGATAAAATAGTTGAAATTTTTATTTTAAAATTTAAAATCATGCAAGATAAAAATTTTTCTCGGCCAGGCTATGAATATTTGACAGCCTATCAATTAGGAAAAGTTATTCAAGATCTGACTGTAGAATTTTGTAATCGATTTATTGATAAAAAAAGTCGAACTCATGATCAGATGGTACAGGCCGCTAGAAGTAACTCGCAAAATATCGCTGAGGGATTACAGCAGAATCACTAAAGAGCTATATTTTTCTAGTGGGAGTGGCGCACGGATCAAATGAGGAGCTTGCAAAAGATTTTCAGGATTTTTTGGGGCAAAATAATTTTCAAATTTGGGAGAAAGATGATTCTCGAGTTAGGGTTTTTAGGGAGTTTAGGGTGCGCTGGATATCGCAAAACAGCCTAAATATATCCCACCGCTTCCCAAAGATTCCCAAGAGGCCGCCAACATGCTTCTTACCTTTTGTCAGATAGAGGGATTTCTTTTGAAGAAACTCGTGGAGTCTCTTAAGAAAAAACATGAAACGGAAGGTGGATTTACTGAGAGTCTTTATCGAAAAAGAATTGCTTTTAGAAACAATCATCCCAATACCCCTAAAATCCCTAATTAAAAAATCCCAAAGATATGAAATTAAAGAGTGTGCTTAAGTTTGAGTTTTGGAAAAAAAGAAAATTAATTTTTTCTTTGTTTTTGATTTTATTAATTATCTTACCAATTTCTTTTTTCTTTTTTAAAAAAGAAGTAGCAGCTTCCTGGTGGAATGACGCTTGGCATTATCGCAAATCAATCGCAGTAAATAATTCTTCGGGTGGAACTTTAACCGATTTTCAAGTTAAGATTCTTACCAATTATGATTTATCTGGAGATATAAGCAACGGCAAAATCCAAACTGATTTGGATGATTTGAGGTTCACTACCAATAGCGGAGAAGCTCTGGATTATTGGATAGAAGATGCCACTAACAATAGTGTGGATGTTTGGTTAAAAATTCCGTCCCTTTCTACCGGTGGAGCCACAATTTATTTTTATTATGGTAATCCACAAGCCGGGGTTTATAGTGATGGAAATAAAGTTTTTGATTTTTTTGATGATTTTAATATTTTTGACGAAACTAAGTGGGAGGCGACTGGAAACAAAAGCGTGGTTAATGGAAAAATGACTGTGACGACTGGTGCAGTTTATTCCAAAAATACCGTGGCAATCACGCCGCAAAATAAGACCATTGAAATGAAAGCAAAATATTTAAATAGTGCGGGTATTATTAATGATTATTCTGGAATAAGCATTAGTGATGTTCAGGGTACTAGTATTAGCAATTCAAGTGGAGATGCTATAGCTTATAATATGACGATTGATGAATCTGATTACTATTTAAATATTTACGGTTCCAATGGAGCTTCTGCTGATTATAATATTATTAATGATTACATTCTTTATTATCAAGCATTAAATACGGATTATATTATTGGATATACTTTTCAGGGATCTTCAAATATAAAATATTTTTCCAAAGATTTAGCTTATAATGATTTGGGATCTACTACACCAGCAGGAACATGGAATTATCCTTTTTATCTTTGGCTTGGTGGATACAGGGGGAGTAATTCTGGTATTCAAGATATCGATGATGTGGAAGTGGACTGGGTACGTGTACGTAAATACGCCTCAGCTGACCCAACAACTGGAACTTTTGGCAGTGAAGAAAAATCTCAAGCACCGGTGGGATATTGGAGTTTTGATGAGGGGTACGGGACTACCGCACATGATGAATCTTCATTTAAAAATAATGGAACAATCAATGGGGCGACTTGGAAAAATGAAAGCGAATGTTTGGCGGGGAAGTGTCTTTATTTTGATGGGACAGATGATTATGTAGATTTGGGAAATAGTAATGTTACTCAATTTGACGGAGGGAATTATGACTTTTCGCTTTCAGCATGGATAAAGCCTAATAGTGTGAGTAACAATGATAGGACTGTGATTGGTAGATGGGGAAGTATTGCTTCTGACCAACTCTGGATTTTAAAAATTGAATCTGATAATGCTAGTGCAAAGTGGGCTTACCATAATGTTTCAAGTGGGGGTGCAGAGTATTATTCAGTTTCCAGTCCAACCCCATCAAGTATGGAGACTAATAAATGGTATCACTTAACGGGAGTAAAAAGCGGAACTGTAATGAATTTATATATAAATGGGGTTCTGGTGGCGACAGATAATTCATTAAATGGGAATATATTTAATGGTGTCTCTAATTTATTGCTTGGTTATGGAAATTATTCTGATAATTTTCAGGGTTTTATCGATGAGGTAAAAATCTATGACTACGCTCGCACCGCCAATCAAATCAAGCAAGATTATAATTCTGGTTTAGCAGGCCAAAGCTCCGCTAAAGGAGCGACGGCCGCCTTCGGTTCGAAATCCGACAAATGGCTCACTGATGGGCTTGTGGGGCATTGGAAGATGGATGAAAGTTCTTGGAATGGAACAGTAAATGAAGTCAAAGATGCTAGTGGAAATAATAATCATGGAACTGCTCAGGGGGGAGCAATAACTGGAGCAGGGAAATTTGGCAATGGGGGAAATTTTGTTAATTCTTCTTCACAATATATATATCTCAATAATTCAACAAATTACGATCTTACCAGCTCTAGTCAAATGACAGTTTCTGCTTGGGTAAAAACGCCCACAAGTATAATTAATAATTTTCTTGGTATTGTGAAGCGAGGAAATCCATATGCGCAAGATGCAAGTGATCAATATGCATTAAGATCTGCAAATAATATGTTTCAATTTTCTTTGGGTAATGGATCTTCTTATGTATCTATTAATTCTCCCACTATAAATGTTGACTCTTGGTATCATTTGATAGGTGTTGTAGATTCTAATAAGGCATACCTATATATGAATGGCAAGCTTGTTGGCGAGCAATCACGACCAAGTGGATCTACTCCTGTGTCTAATTTTACGGCTATTGGAGCAATGAATTCAAATCAAAAATATTGGGATGGCAATATCGATGAAGTCCGCATCTATAACCGCGCGCTTTCTCCCGATGAAGTCAAAAAACTTTACGAATACGCGCCGGGACCGGTGTTGCATTTGAAGATGGATGAAAAAAATGGAACGACTGCGTTTGATAGTAGTGGGAATAATAATCATGGGACGCTCACCAATGGGCCGATTTGGGAAACAGGGAAAATCGGAAGTGCTTTAGGGTTTGATGGAGTGGATGATATGGTTACGGTTAACGATAGTACATCGTGGGATATCGGCACGGGAGATTTTACTGTAAATACTCAAGTTATGTTTGCGGATAATTATGAAGGTGTTGTATTTGGTTTGGATAACTATACTAATGGAATTATGTTTTACGTGTATCAGGGAACTACATATTTATGGGTGGCAAATGATTGGACAAGTTATACTTGGGTGCCTGATAAAAATAAATGGTATCATGTAAATATTCTAAGAACTGGCGGTATTGTTAAAACCTATATAAATGGATTGCAAATAGGCACAAATGCTACTCTTGGTGGAAATGTAAATACCTCACAAGGACTTAGATTAGGATATGGATTTACTGGTTCAGCAAATAAATATCTGAAAGGTAAAATTGATAATTTCCAACTCTACAACTACGCCCGCACCCAAGAGCAAATTCTCCAAGATATGTCCGCCCAAGGCGGATCCGCCTTGGGCGGAGGAAGCTCGAAACCCCAATCGCCAATTCTTGATTTGAATTTTGATGAAGGATATGGAGATACGGCGTATGATAAATCAATAAGTAAAAATAATGGCACATTGAATTCAGGAACGACTGGAGGAAATACGACTACGTCGGCGATGTGGAGTAAAGAAGGAAAAAATAGTGGAGCGATGGAGTTTGACGGTGCAGATGATTATCTATCTATTACAGATAATGCTAAATTGAATTTTGGATCTAATGATTCTTTTAGTATATCAATGTGGATTAAAACAAACTCAAATTCAGAAGATGATGAAATTTTAGAGAAACAGATTGGTATCCCCCTCTATCAAATTGTTTATTCTTCTAATAATTTTACTACTGGAAGACACAGGGTTGCGTTTGATATTAGAGATTCTTCGGGGAATTATACATATGTAGAAGGAACAACGGCAGTTAATGATAATATTTGGCATCATATTGTAGCTGTTAGAGATGTTACTAGAGATAAAATTTATATTTATACTGATGGTAAGTCAAACTCCGCTACTGATATTTCTACCTCTACTCTTAGTAATGCGACCAATTTAAGAATTGGAGGCGGAAATAGTGGTTATTTTAATGGATTAACTGATGAAGTAAAAATCTATAATTATGCCCTTGGCGAAGACGAAGTTAAGGCTTTGTATAACGGCGGTTCATCTATGAGTATGGGTGGAGAAGTGGCTACTGCCAATAATAATGGAACAACGGTTGCGGGCGACGCGACGGAATATTGCATCCCTGGCGATACTGCCAAATGCGATAAGCCAATAGGGGAATGGAGTTTTGATGAAAAATCAGAAGTAACTCTTTATGATAAAAGCGGGAGCGGAAACAATGGAACTTTGGCTAATGGTCCGATTTGGGAGAGGGGAAAAGTGGGAGGTGCAGTAAAGTTTGATGGAACGGATGATTATGTAAGTATCTTGGATAACACAAATAGTTATGATTTATCGAAAACATATTTTACCGCTTCTGCATGGGTGAAATTGCCAGCCATTGGTTCTGAACAGTATATTTTTAGCCGAAAAGGAAGTGTGAATCGCGGTTGGAGTTTAAAAATTTCTTCAACTGGAGCAATTACTGTTTATGGCTATGGTGTTGCAAATTCTGGTCACTCGACTTTTGATAATGTGATAGCAGACACAAACTGGCATCACATATCAGTCGTAAGGAATAATTCTTTATATTATATTTATGTCGATGGAAGCGAAAAACCATCAGCTGTTACAGTGCAAAATGCGCCACAAGCTGGTTCAGGTAATTTGTATATTGGTGCTGCGGCTCCTGCTGTTGGGTTACCTACATTATTTTCATCGCAATATATTGATGAAGTCCGAATATATGATTATGCTCGCACGCCCTCCCAAATCGCTTGGGACTATAATCGTGGCAAGCCAGTGGCGCATTGGAAAATGGATGAGGGCGAAGGGACAATTGCACATGATGAAAACGTTAATCAAAATTCAAGCACTATCGCTGGAGCAACTTGGCAAAATGAAAACATTTGTAAAAAAGGAAAATGTCTGAGTTTTGACGGAGACAATGATTCAATGGTGACGAGTGGAAATATTGATTTAAGCAAAACCGACAAGGCATCCATTGCTTTCTGGTTTAAGTACACTAGCGTGGGTTCAGTAATGGCAGAGTTGAGCTCCAACCATAACAGTAATGAAGCGTTTATGGTTTACAATTCAGATGAATTTAATGGCACTATTGAATTAGTTGATCATTGTGGCTCGACCTATAATTCTATCATTACCACCAATTCCCACAATGACAATAACTGGCATCATTTTGTTGGAGTGATCGACCGCAGCCTGAACAGTGTCAGTGAAAATAAAATATATATTGATGGTGAGAAAGCTAATTCTACTATGACGATAAACTATGAATGTAGTGGTAATTTTGGTTCCTATCCATTTTACTTAGGCGCAAGAGGCGGTACAACTTTTGATTACACTGGATCTCTGGATGATGTGAAGATTTTTAACTATGCTCTTACCCCCGAACAAGTAAAACAAGATTACGCCGGCGGTGCGGTGAATTTTAAATAAAGAAAGGGATTTGAGTGGGACAAAAAGGGAGAGAAGGGGTTTATGAAATGGGATAAAAAGGTAAAGAAAGGAGGAGAGAAAAGATAAAAAGGGTAGAATATGGGGAATAAAAGAGTTAAGGGGGAAAATAAAAAAGGGAAGATAAAGAGAGGAGGGAGGTATGAAAAAGAGTGTGTGTTTTTTAATTAATTAGATATAAAAAACTTATGTTAAAACCCCACACAGATCCATACGGATACAAAAAACTTCTAACCTACAAAAAAGCCGAAGATCTGCAAATGGAATGTTCCCATTTAACCCATTTATTCCCTTTTTCTAAAACCCTTTCATCTCTTGCTGATCAAATGGATCGCAGTGCTCGAAGGGGTAAGCAAAACATAGTTGAAGGCTGGAAACGTAATACTACTCGTGAATATTATGATTTTCTTGGATTTTCCATTGGAGCCGTCGCGGAGCTAGAAGAAGATTGCGATGATATAATCCGAGGCACTTATCCTGAGCTCGTGGAAAAAATGGAATTAAAAAGGGAGAAAAGGGATGAATGGGCCCTTTCAACCCCTTCTTCTCATTGGACCCTTTCTGAAGTTGAGAAACTTCGATTTTATCCCTTAGACCCAAAACTTCCTTTAGTTATTCAGCTAAAACTCCGCTCCAAAGAACTTAATTTTCTTTTAAAAAAACTTCAAGATTCTCTCGAGCAAAAAATGAAAAACGAAAACACCCTTTCCCTAAAAGACAAATCTCAAATAATAAAAAAAAATAAATCGGAATCAGAAAATGTGGAATTAAAAATAATGCAAGAAAATGGATTGGTGAGACTTGAAAATGGTAAATTTATCCCCCAAGAGGTTTATGACAGGATAAAGGGGGATAAGTAGAGAGATAGGAATTAATGCTGATATTCTAAAGTGTTAATATGCTAACTGATTTTTCGCTTGACAGAAATTTAGTATCTGCTAATATAGTTATTGATACGCAATGTAGGTGAAAATTAAATAAAAAAACATTAGAGGCTTTCATTTTTCCCTTTACTCAAGCATTAGGAATGAAATATTAATTATAAAATTAATCCTCTATTTTTGTGTTTGTACAAATAATCATATTATGACTCAAAAAAAAGAATTAATAACAGTTGAAGGAGTTGTTATGGAAACTCTTCCTAGTACAACTTTTAAAGTAAAGTTGGAGAACGGGCATGAAATTTTGGCTCATATTTCAGGGAGAATGCGTGTGAATTATATCAAATTGCTTCCTGGAGATAAGGTAATACTGGAAATGAGTCCGTATGATTTGACCAGAGGAAGAATAACGAAGAGACTATAGATATTTTAATTGTTTATTGATTAGTTAACGAATTAGCGAGTTAACGAATTAATAAAGATGTGGTAAATTAAATTTTTTGAAATAAACTCGTTAACTCGTTAACTCGTTAACTCGTTAATAGGGAATGTGAATTATTATATGAAAGTAAGAGCATCAGCCAAAAAAATATGTGCCAACTGTAAGGTAGTAAGACGCAGAGGGAAAGTTTATGTAATTTGCAGTAATCCAAAGCACAAGCAAAGACAAGGATAGCATCTAGTTTTGTAGCTTGTAGTTTTTAGCTTTTTAGCTAAAAAGCTAAAACACTAAGAACCTAATAACCTAAAAATCTAAACATTATGACAGAAGAAAAAGATACAATTCAAGAGCAAGAGATTAAGACCCCTGTAATTGCAGAGGTGATTAAACCTGAAAATCAAACAGTTCAAGCAAAAAAAGGAAAGAAATCTGTTTTTAAAGGGCAGGCTCATATTCAATGTACTTACAATAATACTATTATAACTATTTCCGATATGAATGGAGCAACTTTGGGATGGTCTAGCTCTGGAATGCTTGGATTTAAAGGAGCTAAGAAATCTACTCCTTTTGCAGCTACAAAGGTAGCGAGTGATGTTTCTGAAAAAGTTAAGAAATTTGGTCTAAAAGAATTGATGATTTTTATAAAAGGAGTAGGAGGCGGACGAGAGTCAGCAGTAAGAGGACTTTCCGGCGCTGGATTTGATGTTATTTCTATTAAAGATATTACACCAGCTCCGCATAATGGTTGCAGAAGAAGAAAGCCAAGGAGAGTATAACATTTGGAAATTTATGAATTAACGAGTTAACGAATTAACGAGTTAACGAATTTATTTCAAGAAATAATTTTACAATATTAATAATCAATTGAGTTAGCATTTATCGGATTGAGAATATAATCTGCTAGGGATAATTCGTTAATGCGCTAACTCGTTAACTAAGCAATAATAAATTATAAAGAATAATATATGGCAAGAATAGCAGGAGTAAATATACCAGATAATAAAAGAATAGAGATCGCTCTAACTTATATTTTTGGTATTGGAAAATCCGTTAGCGGAGTTATTTTAGATGAATTAAAGATTAGCAAAGATATCCGAACTAAGGATCTTACTTCCGAACAAGTAAATGCCTTGAAGAATCATATCGAAGACGGCTACAAGATTGAGGGAGAATTAAAGCATGAGATAAGAATGAACATAAGACGATTGAAAGAAATTGGTTGTTATCGTGGAATGAGACATCAAAAAGGTCTTCCAAGCAGAGGTCAAAGAACTAAGACTAATAACAGAACACTAAGAGGAAATATCAGACACACTATGGGAAGCGGAAGAAGAACTGTTGAAAAAACCTA